>VOFH01003869.1_pt1:0-17500 | contig 315213 bp, 462 predicted proteins | sample 5384091 | NCBI WGS metagenome assembly VOFH01 (sample SAMN12384727, study PRJNA508395) | human gut metagenome | isolation source: healthy gut G | host: Homo sapiens
GCAGTCAGCAATAACAAAAGAGTCCACATAATCATTCTTTGGCAAGTCATTGTAAGTATCGTGAAACTTCTTGACTTGCTTAGGATTGAGGACATGAATCTTTCTGTTAAACGGTGCCAGAGTGGCATCTTCCCTTAAGAAGTACACGAGATTGTCTCCGTAAACTGAGGTTGCTTCAAGACCGATCAGAACCGTGTCAAGGGAATGTGAAGTTAAAGCAGAATAGATTTTTTTTACCAACAGGGTAGAACCTTCATGAGAGTTAGCAACAGAAAAGTTGCTGTGTTTATCTCCATTTGGAAGCATTAAGTAAACGACATTGGATTTGCTGCTTACATCGATACCGACGTAAAGTGTGTTCATTGTAATCACCTTCTTTCGTTGTAGATTAAAGTGTTCAATCGGCTTGGTAAAACCCATGATCATGGAGCATCGACACCCTCGCATATAAGAATCCAGCTTAAGATGGACAGATGCGAAACCACACTGCTAGATGGTTATCCATGAACTTAAGCAAACAGCCAGCCGGTTTGAAGCTAACTTCCATGTCAGGGGAACAGACTTAGTATGAAGCAACCATTACTGGTTCAACAGGAGTGAAAAAGAACTATTACCTGATTGACACTGGGACAATTATATCATGGGCTTTACTAAGCCTATTGAACAAATATTTATTTAGTAACTTATTAACCAAAATATATGTATTTATGTATCTAAAAGATATTATACGAGGAAGTAACAGCTATGAAAAACTACAGGATCACAGTTGCAGGAACGGGATATGTGGGGCTGTCGATTGCGGTATTGCTTTCACAGCATCATAAGGTGACAGCAGTGGATGTTGTGCCTGAAAAGGTTGAGATGATCAATCATCGAAAATCCCCGATCCAGGACGAGTATATTGAAAAATATCTGGCAGAAAAGGAGTTAGATCTGACTGCCACTCTGGATGCCAGAGAAGCCTACAAGGATGCGGATTTTGTAGTGATCGCAACGCCTACCAATTATGACAGCCGCACACAGCATTTTGATACATCAGCAGTGGAAGCTGTCATAAAACTGGTTTTGGAGTATAATCCAGATGCGATTATGGTGATCAAATCTACCATTCCTGTAGGTTATACAGCTTCCATCAGGAAGAAGTTTGGCAGCAAAAACATCATTTTCAGCCCGGAATTTTTACGCGAGTCTAAAGCACTTTACGATAACCTGTATCCGTCACGTATCATTGTCGGTACAGATTTAAAAGATCCACATCTGACAGAAGCGGCCCATATTTTTTGCGGGTTTGCTTCAGGAAGGAGCCATCAAAGAGGACATTTCCACCTTATTTATGGGCTTTACGGAAGCAGAGGCTGTTAAACTTTTTGCTAATACCTACCTGGCATTGCGTGTCAGTTACTTCAATGAGTTAGATACCTACGCAGAAAGCAAGGGGTTAAATACCCGCCAGATCATTGATGGTGTCTGTTTAGACCCCCGTATTGGCAGTCACTACAACAACCCGTCTTTTTGGTTACGGTGGCTATTGTCTTCCTAAGGATACAAAACAACTGCTGGCTAACTATGCAGACATACCGGAAAATCTGATCGGCGCAATCGTGGAAAGCAACCGCACCCGCAAGGATTTTATTGCGGACCGTGTTCTGAAACTGGCAGGCTATTATGATTATGATGAAAAATTTGAGTTTTCAGCGGATAAAGAAAAAGAGGTAACAATAGGTGTTTATCGTCTGACCATGAAGAGCAACAGTGACAACTTCCGCCAGAGTTCGATCCAGGGAGTTATGAAACGGATCAAAGCAAAAGGTGCGAAAGTAGTGCTCTATGAGCCCGCATTAAAGGATGGGGAAACATTTTTTGGAAGCCGGGTTGTCAATGATCTTCAGAAATTCAAGGATATGAGCCAGGCGATCATTGCCAACCGCTATGATAAGTGTCTGGATGATGTAGCAGAAAAAGTATATACAAGAGATATTTTCCGCAGAGATTAAAAGGTTTATTGCGTTTGTTTAAAGAAGGAGTTGATACCGTATCAGTAAATATGCTGAGATTATCCTAACCGATTTCAAACAGCCGGTCTTTTATATAATACCGGCTTTCTTGTTGAGCCTTGTATTTGTGGTATCGTTTACATTTACATATAGGGTTTACAAAAGGGAAAAATACCCACTTCAAAACTCCGCAATATGGACCTTGTTTCTTTGTTACTGGCTGGTTCTGATCCAGACTGCTTTCTTTTCCAGGGAGTCGGGCAGCAGGAAGCAGATCAGTCTGATATTGTTTGAAACCTGGGGACACAGTGTGCAGGCTCATGCTTATTTTATAGAGAACATTTTTATGTTTATTCCCTTTGGAATTTTGGCGCCGGTTTTATTTAAACGAATGAAGAAGATGTACTGGTGTGTACTTGCTGGCTTTTTGATGTCCTGTACGATTGAAATATCCCAGCTGCTTACACAGAGAGGATATATGCAGATTGATGATCTGCTTTCCAATACAGCAGGGGCGATGGCGGGATGGCTGATCTGGAAGATCGTCACGCTTCTGACAGGCTTTTGAAGTCCGAATTCACTTGAATAAACCCTGACTCTCGGATATACTAGTACAGAAAGCGAGACCGGAGGTTATTAAAAAAATGGATAATGATTATCTGATTAAAAAACCGCCGTTACAGGCGTTATTTTTATTTGCGCTTCCTATGATAATAGGAAACCTGTTTCAGCAGACGTATACAATGGTGGACTCTGCCATTGTAGGACGTTATGTCAGTGAGCAGGCCCTGGCAGCAGTAGGAGCGTCTTATGCTCTTACGAATATTTTTATCTGCGTTGCCATCGGCGGTGGAATTGGCGCGTCGGTGATCGTAAGCCGGTATTTTGGCGCGAAGGAATATGGACGGATGAAGACGGCTGTGTTTACAGCTCTTCTTTCTTTTCTTGGCATCAGTCTGGTCCTGGGAATAGCAGGACTGATCCTTGAAAGCAGATCATGATATGGTTGAATACCCCGGCAGACTGTCTGGATATGGCGTCAGAGTATCTGCGGATCTATTTCCTGGGGCTGCCGTTTTTGTTTATGTATAATGTACTTTCTGCTATGTTTAATGCACTGGGAAAATCCAGGATCCCTCTGTATTTTCTGATCTATTTTCTTCCATATTTAATGTGATCCTTGACATTATCATGGTAACGAAAATGGATATGGGAGTGGCCGGTGTTGCCTGGGCAACGCTGATCGCCCAGGGAATATCTGCGGTTCTTTCCTTTGGTGTTCTCCTTAAAAATCTGAAGGGACTGGAAGGAAAGCAGAAGACCTTGTTTGACAAAATGGAACTGGCGGAAATGACGCGTATTGCCATCCCGTCTATTCTTCAGCAGTCTACGGTTTCTATTGGTATGATGCTGGTACAGTCTGTAGTCAACGGCTTTGGTTCTGAGGCACTGGCAGGATTTTCTGCAGCCATGCGTATTGAGTCCATCTGTGTTGTGCCTATGTCTGCCATTGGAAATGCCGTATCTTCTTTTTACGGCCCAGAACATTGGCGCAGAAAGAAAAGACCGTGTTGTTATGGGGCTTCACGCTGCAAGCAAAATGGTCATTGTCTGTGCAGTAGTGATCTGCTTCTTCCTGGAAGTGTTCAGCCATTCTATGATCATGCTGTTCATTGGAAATGAAGGAACGGCAGATGCACTTTCCACAGGAATTGGTTATCTTACGTTTATGGGCTGGTTTTTCTGTTTCATTGGGTTTAAAATGGCAGTGGACGGCCTGCTTAGAGGTGCCGGTGATATGAAAATGTTCACAGTTGCAAACCTGGTAAACCTGGGGATCCGTGTGATAATTGCTGTCACCTGTGCGCCAAGATTTGGCATTGCCATGGTCTGGTATGCAGTTCCTGTAGGCTGGTTTGCAAACTGGATTATTTCCTATGCAGAGTATCGCACAGGAAAATGGAAAACACTGTAGTGAGTGCAAAACGGAACTTTAAGAAACTGTTATACACTATATGAAAGAGGTACAAAATGGAGCGTTACCTGAAATTCAGAAAAGAATATCCCCGTTTCTTCTATAGAGGTTATGATGTAGAAGAAACATTAAATGAATTAAAGATCACATATACCTTTGAAATAGAAGATCTTTCTGATTTACTCCTACCTGGACATTTCCAAAAAATGGAAATCCAGAAGCAAAATGGATGGAAGATCCCCTTATGGAAAAAATGATCTTCTCCCTGGGAATGGTAGAGTTGGTCAGCTACTGGAAGATCACTTGCTCTCCACAGGTGGTGATCGAGGCAGGAAGTTTATCAGAAGAGCAGATCCTCTGGTGGAAAGATCTGTATTTTAATGGTCTTGGCGAATTTTTCTATGTAAATAAGATCACAGAGGCAGATCCGGAAGGATTTATGGAGATCGTCTGCCCATTAAGTGAAGAAGAGTCTGCGGCAAACAGTTACGAAAAGAAGCAGGACACAGCAGGCGCCGAACAGGGCGTTCTTGTTCCTGTAGGAGGCGGGAAAAGACTCCGCAGTTACGTTAGAGTTATTAAAAGGTGCAGATGTACCGGTATTTGCCTACATTATCAATCCAAGAGGGGCAACCATCCATACCACAGAGTCTGCGAAACTGACAGCAGACCATGTGATCAGTGTACATCGTACACTGGATAAGAGAATGCTTCAGTTAAATAAGGAAGGTTTCTTAAATGGTCATACTCCATTTTCGGCGTTAGTTGCATTTTCCAGTGTGATCGCTGCAAGAATGGCAGGTCTTTCTTATATTGCCCTGTCAAATGAGTCCAGCGCCAATGAGAGTACGGTTCAGGGAAGTACTGTAAACCATCAGTATTCCAAGAGTTTTAAGTTTGAGGAAGATTTCCATCAGTATCAGACCGATCATCTTCCAGGCAGCGCCTATTATTTCAGCATGCTGCGTCCTTTAAGTGAGTTCCAGATCGCAAAATATTTTGCAAAAGCAGAAGCAGTACCATAAGATATTCAGAAGCTGCAACGCAGGAAGCAAGACAGACAGCTGGTGCGGCCATTGTCCGAAATGCCTTTTTGTATATCTGATCCTTTCTCCATTCCTTTCCAGAGAGGAAGTAAAGGAGATTTTCGGAACAGATATGTTAAATGATCCGGATATGCAGCCAACCTTAGAACAGTTAGTAGGAATTCAGGAAGAAAAGCCATTTGAGTGTGTGGGAAGCAGGGATGAGATCAACACAGCCCTTGTTATGACTATAGATAATCTGGAAAGATCTGGAAAAACTGCCTTATCTTTTAAAATATTATAAGACTACCGGTCTGTATGAAGCTTACAAGGCAAAGGGAGATCAGTTCTCTTCTTATTTTGATAAACAAAATTTGGTTCCGACTCCATGGGAGAAGCTGGTAGAAAAAACTGTAAAGATGAGGCATAAAACTATGATGATCGAAAGAATAAGACCCTGGGTCCAGGGGAAAAAGGTTCTGATCCTTGGATTTGGCAGAGAGGAAAATCTACCTGGAATGTACTGAAAAAGCTGGATTGCTGCTCTTTCTTCGTAGATGTGGCAGATATGGCAGAACCGAAGGAAAAGCCGGAGGGGATCAGAAACTGGATCGCCGGACCGGATTATCAGAAATGTTTAAATGAATATGATGTGGTATTTAAAAGTCCTGGCGTTGTATTAGAAAAGCCGGTTCAGTCTTATTCCAGTCAGATCCTGTCCCAGACAGAACTGTTTTTCCAGTGTTTCAGGGATCAGATCATCGGAATTACAGGCACAAAAGGGAAAAAGTACGATCACAACCCTGATCTATCATCTGTTAAAAGAAGCGGGAATGGATACGATCCTGGTAGGAAATATCGGTATTCCTGTGTTTGATCATATGGAAGAAGTGGGAGAGGATACCAAGATCGTATGTGAACTTTCCTGTCATCAGCTGGAATACATGACTGTTTCCCCCCATATTGGAATCCTTACCAATCTCCATGAGGAACATCTGGATCACTATGGAACACTGGAGAAATATATGCAGGCAAAGCGCCATATTTATTTAAACCAGAAGGAAGAAGATGTACTGATCTGTAATGTACAGTGCCTGCCTGAACCGGGTACCTGCAGATCTAAACTGATCGCAGCAAAGCCTTCTTTTGAAGAGCCTGTATTTCAGATCCCGGGAGTACCTGGTCAGGGAGCTGTTTCAGAAGAAATGGTCAATATCTGGGAAAAAATGGAAGTTATACAGGAAAATGATACTACAGAGGCCAGATATGACGGCCATTCCATTGAAATTCCTGTATCCCAGATCCGCCTTTTAGGTCAGCATAATTATTTTGATATTGGGATCGCCTGGGCAGTATGCCGCCTTTTTAAATATCAGGGACGAGGTGTTCTTAGAAGGGCTTAAAACTTATAAACCGCTGCCACACCGCCTGCAGTTTTTAGGAGAAAAGAATGGGATTAAATACTATGATGACTCCATTTCTACCATTTGTGAGACAACGATCCAGGCTTTAAATACTTTAAAAGATGTGGACGCCGTTCTTATTGGTGGTATGGACCGGGGATCGACTACAGTGAGCTGATCCATTTTCTGTCCGGTCATCCGGTACCGTATATTATATTAATGGAAGCAACAGGAAAACGCATTTTTGAGGAGATCCGGCAGGATTATCCGGATTTCAGAAAATGGAACGTCTGATCTTAACTGATCACTTAGAAGATGCAGTAAAAAGAAGCGCAAAAACTTACAAGACCGGGCCACAGCTGTTTAATGTCTCCGGCAGCTGCCAGCTATGGTATCTTCAAGAATTTTGAAGAACGTGGGGAAGTTTTTGCCCGTCTGGTATTAAAATAAGCCGGAAAACATAGAAAAAATCACATTTTTTTAAGAAAATATAAGGATTTTAGGACTTGTGTACCAGAATAAAATAAGATACAATCTGTAAGAAGCTTTTTGGAAACGTGAAAGGGAATAATGTGGGAACCTACGATACGCTGAATGATGTACTTGTAAATCTGTTTCGCGATATCAACAGTATAGAAAGAAAATGCGATAACCAGTCAGGAATATCAGGATCTGACCAATAACGATATGCATGTGATCAATGCTATCGGGATCGGTACAACTAAAAATATGTCATCCATTGCAAAGGAATTGTCAGTAACCGTGGGTACGCTGACAATTTCCATGAACAGCCTTGTGAAAAAAGGTTATGTGACTCGCTGCCGCAGTACGCAGGATCGCCGGGTGGTTCATATTTCTCTTTCGGAAAAAGGTGTCAAAGCTTATTATCATCACAAACATTTCCATGAACAGATGATCCAGGGAGTGGTTGGTGTGCTGACAGAAGAGGAACTTCAGGCGCTGATCAAAGCCCTGACAAAGTTAAATTCCTGGTTCAGAAGCTTTGGCGAGGATGAATAAGGAGGCAACATTATAATGAAAAAATGGTTATTAGGTCTGCTGACAGCTATGATGGCAGTTTCACTGGCTGCATGTACACCGACCACTGAAAAGAAACAGGAAACAACTACAACTGCAGCTGCAGCGAAGCAGGAGCAGATGGAAGCACAGACTACTGGCGGTGCCAGTGATAAGGTACCGGATCCAAACGTAGCTCCGGTTGCTATTATTTCTATATATCACAAGGGCGACGGTGACAGCCTGGTTCAGGATATGGATTCCCTGGATAGTGATGAACTGGATCCGCAGGCTTTAGTAAGTAAGATGATGGAGTACGGTATCTTTACAGAAGGCACACAGGTTTTAAATTTTAACATCACCGGAGAAGGCGATGTTAAGAAGGCAGTATTAGACCTGAACAAAGTGGAAAATGATGAAGGCGTTTCTGACAGCGTATTTCTGGTAGAAATTGGAAATACCTTTATTGAAAACTTTGAGTTATCCAGCCTGACTCTCAAGGAAAATGGAGCAGACCTGGCAGGAGCTACAGATCTTACTTATGTAGCTGATTATGAGAATGTAGATTAATAATGATTATAAATGATCGTAATAATGGATCATATAAAGACACCCTGAAAGATAAGATCTGGTTTTTCAGGGTGTTTTTGTGTTTACAGACAGACATACTTTTATACACACACTGCATACAATAAGTACTGACGTAGTAAGTCAGAACTGGCAAAAATGGGCTGTGGGAAGTGAGGAGTGGAAGTATGGCTGGTTATCGCAGGTTGATATCGTATATTTATGCATATGAAGGAGAAGAAAAAGGGAAAAACATTGGTTTCGCGAAGCTGGAAGCCAGGAACGGACAGTGCCGTCTGAGCATAAATGTAAAGAAGATCTATGCAGGGGGCAATGATATGGGAGTATATCTGCTGTCTTCTGGTCAGGAGATCTTTTTAGGAAATATTTTTATCCGCAATGGCAGCGGGGATTTCAGGACCTGCGTTAATGTGGAAAATGTAATGGGAACAGGCTGTTCTATGGACAGCTGTATTGGTCTGGTGATCCATGAAAAGGGAGAGGACTGGAGGATCTACAAAACTGTCTGGGAGGATGCAGTAGCCCAGGCTGCAGAACTGGAATTTGCAGAGGTTACTTCTGAAAAAGGGAGATCTCGATGAGCTTTTGAAAAAGCACATTGAAGAGCTGAACCAGGAGATCGACCAGGCGGCAGAGGAAGCAGCCAGGGAGCTTGAAAAGCAGACATTGGAACAGGAAGCAGAAGTGCAGGAAACGGAGGCTCAGGAAGCAGGGGCTCAAGAAGCAGAAACGCAGGACGTTGAGACACGGGAAACAATAGAAGCTCCTATACCATCTGCACCAGCCCCACAACCCCAGACCAGGTCCAAAACATCTCAACCAGAAGAGATCCCCTTAGGCAACCCAGAAGAATTAGAACGCTTAGATCAGGAAGAAGAAAGATGGGGGCCGGACGAGCTGTGGAACAGGTTTCGGAAACATTATCCTAAAATGCAGGCCTTTGACAGTCCGGGAACTGTAGAGATTTTGTCCATCCGGCCGCAGGATATCGGCCTTCTTCCAAGGGAGAACTGGGGATACGGAAATAACAGTTTTCTTCTTCATGGTTATTACAATTACAGATATCTTATTTTTGCCCGTGTGGGAGATGAAAAACATGCCAGATCCAGGTACATATTAGGGGTTCCGGGACATTACTACAGCAATGAAAAATATATGGCATCTATGTTCGGCTTTCCTCATTTTGTCCTCGCAAAGACTCAGCCGGCCCAGGACGGTCGTTTTGGCTACTGGTATGCGGACGTAAGGATGGAGAATGTGGAGTAGGCGTTTCTCATTTTCAGTGTATACTAAAACCTGTGGAATAATAAATATACAGCTCTGATACCGAATTGCTACGTGCTTTGCACTTTCGCAATTCTAAAAACATGAAAGGGATAAAAGATCTATGGATGAAGCAGCACAGAAAGGTCTTGTCACCAGACAGCGCCGCTGGGAAGCGAAATGAAAACGCCGCCAGAAAGCGTTGGAAGAGGAAGCGAAAGCTGCAAGAATAAAGGCAGAAGACGAAAAATACATGAAGGAAGCCATTAAACAGGTCCCAAAAAGCAGCCAAAATAGGAGATGTTCCCATTGGCTGTGTTCTTGTAAAAGATGGGGAGATCATTGCAAGAGGTTATAACCGGAGAAATGCGGATAAAACAGTCCTCTCCCATGCAGAGGTCACTTCTATAAAAAGAGCCTGCAAAAAGAAGGAGACTGGCGCTTGGAAGACTGCACTCTTTATGTGACTCTGGAGCCATGCCCTATGTGTGCAGGTGCCATTGTACAGGCAAGGATCCCCAGAGTGGTCATCGGATCTATGAACAGCAAAGGCGGGCTGTGCCGGTTCTGTCCTCAATTTATTAAAAGAGCCTGGCTTTAATCACCAGGCTCAGGTCGTTACAGGAATATTAGAAGAAGAATGTTCAGAAATGATGTCAGGCTTTTTTACTGAGCTGCGGAAGAAGAAACATCTTCCGGGAACTCCTTAAAATACCCCGGATCACAAACAGGGACAATATAAAAGTGGCAATATCTGCCAGTGGCTGGGCACACTGGATTCCCAGAAGTCCTAAGGATAAAGTCATGAACTGTAAGCAGCGGAATCAGGAAAATCCCCTGACGGGCGGTAGATACCAAAGTAGCCCTGAAACCGTATCCAATAGACTGAGGCATCATATTTCCCATGATCACAGCTCCCTGGAGAGGCAGGGTGATCAACTGCAGTCTGAGAGCCAGCGTTCCGATTTCAATAACAGTCGGGTCATTGCGTCGGAATAGTGTGATAATAGAGCGGGCTGCCGGGAAACTGATCACGCTGAGTACCAGAAGGATAATGGTGCTTACACGGATGCAGAACCAGCAGGCTTTCTTCACGCGGTCGTAAAGTCCGGCGCCGAAGCAGTAGCTGCATACCGGCTGGAAGCCCTGGCCAAAGCCGATGATGACAGAGTTGATAAAGAACATAAAACGGCTGACAATGGACATGGCTGCAATGGCTGCATCCCCGTAAGGCTGGCACATAAAGTTTAAAAGGATGGTTGCCACGCTGGCAATTCCCTGACGTCCCAAAGATGGGATGCCGCCGTAAATGATCTCACGGTAAATAGCCAGTTTCGGGCGGAATTTGCGTATGCTGATGGAAATACAGCTTTCCTGATGATTGCACATCCATAAAAGGATACAGAAACTGATAAACTGGGAAAGTCCTGTAGCTAAAGCAGCTCCAGCAGTACCCATTCCAAGGGTAAAGATAAACAGCGGATCCAGTGCGATATTTAAAAGACCGCCGATGGTAATACCAACCATGGCATAAGAAGCTTTCCCCTGAAACGCAGCAGATTGTTCATAATAGAAAGAGCAGATCATAAAGGGTGCTGCAATGAAAATATAGTGGGCATAGGCTTCTGCATAAGGTGCAATGGTTTCTGTTGCGCCTAAAAGAAGAACCACCCGGTGGATGTTAAAGGTGGCAGAAACAGTGATCACCAGTCCCATGATGATACCTGTAAAAAAGGCAATAGAAACGATCTGTTCTGCCAGTTCTCTTTTTCCGGCACCAAGGGAACGGGTCATATAGTTGCCGCTTCCCATTCCGATCATAAATGCCAGTGCCTGTATAATGGACATGGCAGAAAAGATAACGCCTACAGCACCGGAGGCGCTGGTTCCCAGCTGACTTACAAAAAATGTGTCAGCCATGTTGTAAATAGAGCTGATCAGCATACTGACAATAGTAGGCGCCGCAAGCTTTGGAATGATATGGCTGATGGGGGCGTTTGCCATTTCGTAATACTGATCATGCTTTTTTCAGTATGACTCTTATATAAATTTTCTCCTTAATTTTTTTGTTCGTTCTGAAATTTATTATAACAGAGGAAAAATTAAGGATTACAAGATGAATCCTTGACAAAAACACGCCCCACAGGTATACTGGATAAGCATAAATTTGTCATAAAGTTTCCACGCAGCCGGGGAGATAGCGGTGCCCTGTATCTGCAATCCGCTCCAGCAGAGGTGATGCCTTGCCTCGGATCGGTCATTGCGGAGCTGCCTTATGTAAGTGGCGTTGACGTTTGGGTCTTACGCAATGGGAACCTGTGAACCGTGTCAGGGCAGGAATGCAGCAGCACTAAGCAGGACCTCTCGTGTGCCGTAAGGCAGCCTGGACCGAGTTAACTGCATGAGTAACGTCCGTGATGCCGGTACAAAGCAAGGCGCGTGGATTAAATATATAATTGATAACGAATGACCCGTCTGCGTCAGCAGACAGTGGAGCGCGATAGCGTGGGGGGTCATGAGTGACTACAAGCTTTTAAAAAATAAGCAAGCCTGAGGACTGTCATAAAAGAAATATGGCAGATTTCCCCAGGCTTTTTTTGTGTCAGGACACATTCTTTTTAACTTGCCCCTTGAAAACCTTTGCGCTATAATTACAAAATGGGTATAATAGAATCATTCTTATGGGCAACAACGAAAAATCCAGATTTCTGATTATGGAGGAAATGCGATATGAGAAGAATAGGTATCTTAACAAGCGGTGGTGATTGCCAGGCATTAAACGCGACTATGCGAGGTGTGGCAAAGTCCCTGTACAATATGCTGGATGATGTGGAGATCATCGGATTTGAGGACGGATATAAAGGCCTTATGTATGCAGATTATCAGATTATGAAACCAGCAGATTTTTCCGGTATCCTTACTCAGGGCGGAACCATTCTGGGAACATCCCGCCAGCCATTTAAACAGATGCGTCTTCCAGATGAAAATGGTCTGGATAAGGTTGAAGCCATGAAACATACCTATAAAAAACTGAAATTAAGCTGTCTGGTGGTATTAGGCGGAAATGGAAGCCAGAAAACTGCCAATATGCTCAGTGAAGAAGGCTTAAATGTAGTATCCCTTCCAAAGACCATTGATAATGACCTTTGGGGAACCGATATGACCTTCGGGTTTTCAGAGTGCGTGGAAGTGGCTACCAATGCCATTGACTGTATCCATACGACTGCAGCTTCACACGGACGTGTTTTTATCGTGGAGATAATGGGTCATAAGGTAGGATGGCTTACGTTTCATGCAGGTCTTGCAGGCGGAGCAGATATCATTCTTCTTCCGGAAGTTCCATATGATATCCAGGTAGTATGTGATGCGATCACAAAGCGTACCAAAGCAGGAAAGCGTTTTTCCATTCTTGCAGTGGCAGAGGGAGCTATTTCCAAAGAAGACGCCGCTATGTCCAAGAAAGAATTAAAAGAAAAGAAGAAAAACGGCGTAGTTTATCCATCTGTAGCTTATGAGATCGGCGCCAAGATCCAGGAAGTGACAGGAAGTGAAGTACGTGTCACTGTTCCGGGCCATATGCAAAGAGGGCGGGGAACCATGCCCTTATGACCGTGTGCTGGCAACCAGACTGGGAGCAGCTGCGGCAGAGCTTATTATAAACGAAGAATATGGCTATATGGCAGCTTTGAAAAATAATGAGATCACTAAAGTACCATTATCCGAAGTAGCTGGAAAATTAAAAACAGTAGATCCTAACTGTTCTATGATCAAAGAAGCAAAACGGATCGGTATCAGCTTTGGTGACCAGTAAAAAATAAGGAGTAAGAAAATGTCGTATACGGCATTATATAGAAAATGGCGTCCTGTCTCTTTTGAAGATGTAAAGGGACAGGACCCTATTGTCCAGACCTTAAAAAACCAGATCACATCTGAACGTATTGGTCATGCCTATCTGTTCTGCGGAACCAGAGGTACAGGTAAGACCAGTATAGCGAAGATCTATGCCAGGGCTGTAAACTGCGAACATCCGGTAGATGGAAGCCCCTGTAACCAATGTCCTTCCTGCAAGTCCATTCTTGCAGGAACTTCCTATGAATGTAGTAGAGATCGATGCGGCTTCCAACAACGGTGTGGACAACATCCGTGACATCAGGGAACAGGTACAGTACCCGCCTACAGAGGGAAAATACAGGGTTTACATCATCGATGAGGTCCATATGTTATCCATCGGTGCATTTAATGCCCTTTTAAAGACTCTGGAAGAGCCGCCCTCTTATGTTATTTTTATTCTGGCGACCACAGAGGTGCACAAGATCCCCATTACGATCCTGTCCCGCTGCCAGAGATATGATTTTAAACGTATTTCCCTGGAGACTATAGCTGGCAGACTGCGTCAGCTGACTGAGGCAGAGCATATAGAGGTGGAAGATAAGGCTCTTATGTATGTTGCCAAGGCAGCAGATGGCTCCCTTCGAGATGCGTTAAGCCTTTTGGACCAGTGTGTGGCATTTCACTATGGAAAACTGCTGACTTATGAAAATGTACTGGACGTTCTCGGAGCAGTAGACTCTGGTGTGTTTAGCAGCATGTTCAATGCAGTGATCGAAGGACGTACCAAAGACTGTATTACCCAGTTAGAGGAGATCGTGATCCAGGGCCGTGAATTAGGCCAGTTTGTCACTGATTTTATCTGGTATCTGCGAAATCTGCTGCTAGTCCAGAGCACAGATGATGCAGAAGGTCTTTTGGACATGTCAGAAGAAAACTTAAAACAGTTAAAAGAAGATTCCACAAAAACAGATGGAAATACATTGATGCGCTATATCCGTGTTTTCTCAGAGCTTTCCAACCAGCTGCGTTATGCCAGCCAGAAGCGTGTTATGGTGGAAGTGGCTTTGATCAAACTTACCAGACCGTCTATGGAACCGGACCTGGACTCTGTTCTCCAACGTTTAAAACAGTTAGAAGCAGCTGTAGAAGATCTGGAAGCAGGAGGTTTCAGACCTGGGACCATGGTCACGGCTCCCATGGGGGCAGTCCCTGTAACTGCAGGTGTACAGCCTCAGATATCAGGAACACAGGGACAGATGGCAGTTCCAGTCCAGGGAGGGCCTACAGGAAATTCGCCTGAAACAGCTGGCGCAGCCGGTATTACGCCTCCAAATCAGGTCAGCCTTCCACCGGCCCAGTTAGAAGATCTGAACCTGATTCGCAATGAATGGGCAAAGATCATACGAAGTGCTGGAGGCAGCGCAAGGGCATGTTTCAGGGATACAGTGGTAGAACCTGGCGGAGAAGGCTGTCTTACCATTGTATTTCTTGACTCTATGAGCTATGATATGGGAAGGCGTCCTACGGTGATCGGCCAGTTAGAACAGCTGGTCCAGGCTAATTATGGAAAATCTATTTATTTTAAGACCCGGTTAGCCGGTCGCGGAGAGCGCCTGGACACAATATACGTGACAAAAGAAGATCTGGAAGATAAGATCCATATGGATATTACTTACGAAGATTAAAACGAATTTATTGAATGAAGAGATGATGAGGAGGAACACACCATGGCAAAACGTGGCGGATTCCCAGGCGGTATGCCGGGAAATATGAACAATCTTATGAAGCAGGCACAGCGCATGCAGCGCCAGATGGAAGAGACAACAAAAGAACTGGAAGAAAAAGAATACACAGCAGCAGCAGGCGGCGGCGCCGTTACTGTAACTGTATCTGGTAAAAAAGAGGTAGTTTCCATTAAGTTATCTGAAGAAGTAGTAGATCCGGATGATATTGAGATGCTGCAGGATCTGATCGTTGCAGCTACCAATGAAGCATTCCGTCAGATGGAAGCTGCAAACAGCGAAGCTATGTCCAAGTTAACAGGTGGACTGGGCGGTGCTTTAGGCGGAGGCTTTCCGTTCTAATGGACTACTATAGCAGTCAGATCACCAAATTGATCGAAGAGTTATCAAAGCTTCCGGGAGTGGGGGCAAAGTCTGCTCAGCGCCTTGCATTTCACATTATCAATATGCCGAAAGAGCAGGTAGATGAACTGGCCGGCGCTATGACAGGTGCCAGAAATAATGTACGCTACTGCAAAGAGTGTTTTACACTGACAGATAAAGAGATCTGTCCGATCTGCAGCAGTGACAAACGAAACCATAAGGTCATTATGGTAGTGGAAAATACAAGAGATCTGGCAGCTTATGAGAAGACCGGCAAGTACGAGGGGGTGTACCATGTGCTTCACGGTGCCATTTCTCCGATGTTGGGGATCGGACCCAATGATATCAAATTAAAAGAACTGATGCACCGTCTTCAGTCTGATGTGGAAGAAGTGATCATTGCCACAAATTCCAGCCTGGAAGGTGAGACCACGGCAATGTATATCAGCAAATTTATCAAACCTACAGGGATCAAGGTGACCAGGATTGCCAGCGGTGTTCCAGTAGGAGGAGATCTGGAATATATAGATGAGGTGACTCTTTTAAGGGCACTGGAAGGAAGAACAGAGCTGTAGAAGCTGGAAGAAAAGGCACAGGGAGATGCATAAGATGGATAAATACGAGTTTAATATTAAAGTTGAGCAGATAAAAAAGCTGGTCAATAAAAGTGATTATGAGACAGCCATGAAGATTGCGGATACCATTGACTGGAGAAGGGTCCGTAATGTAAATATCCTGTCTATGGTCGCAGGCATTTATGAGAAAAACGGAGAGTTCCAGGAAGCAAAAGATATTCTGCTTCTGGCGTTTGAGAGAGCTCCTATTGGCAAACGCCTGCTTTATAAGCTGGCAGATCTGGCATTAAAAGAAGGCAATGTTGAGGAAGCAGAAGATTATTACAAAGAATTCTGCAACCTGGCAGCAGACGATCCAAGGCAGTATATTTTAAGATATATGATCTTAAAGGCAAAAGGTGCGCCTGTAGAACAGCTGATCCATACCTTGGAGCAGTATTGCAATGCAGAGCTGGATGAAAAGTGGATGTATGAGCTGGCTGAACTGTACAACCAGGCAGGAATGGAGCAGCTTTGCGTCATGACCTGCGATAAGATCATGCTTATGTTTGGTCTTGGAAAATATGTAGATAAAGCCATGGAGTTAAAGCTTCAGTATGCACCTTTAAACCAGTATCAGATGGATCTGGTAGAAAATAAAGAGAAGTATGAAGCAAAATTAAAGGCAGTAGAGCAGGAATACAAAAAAGGTACTTCTATTGTACAGCCGATTGAAAATACAGACCGCCGTCAGTTAGACAGGGAAGAAGAGCCGGTGGAAGATACAGCAGAAGATGAGACTGTTTATGCTGAGGATGAATACACCGAAGATTACCGGGAAGAACCGGCTGTTACCATTCAGGATGATGATATAACAGAGGAAGAACCGGTTTCTGAGGAGCCTGAAGAAGAACTGGCAGAAGAGCCTGAGGAGACTTACGAGACAGAAGAACCTGAAACAGAAGATTATGAGGCAGGGGAGCTGAAGCGGAAGAGTCTGAAGAGGAGCCGGAAGCGGATGAAGAGCAGGCTGTATATGAAACAGCAGCAGCGGATGAAGAAATCCGTGCCAGCATCCATGAAGCCCGTGCGCAGGAAAATCTGGCAAGAGAAATGTCAAAATTATCTGCAGCAGCAGAGGAAGAAGATCTGCCGGAAGATGAAATGGGACAGACCAGAGCGCTTACAGATATCCGTGAGCTGAGAAAAGGTCCTGTTTATACAGGTTCCAACCATTTGATGATCGAGGCAGAGGTTCCTGAAAAGGGACTTGCGCTGGCAGTGGAGGCACTGCGTAAAATACATAAAGAAACAGGCGCAAAGAACCAGGCAGCAAAGATCTCCGGCGAAAAATTAAACCGCAGAGGTGTATTTGCGCTGGCAGATAAGCTGACAGGAAAAGACCTGATCATTGAGCAGGCCGGTGATATGAATGAAAACATCCTTCAGGAACTGAACCAGTTGATGGCAAGGGATGAGACGGGTATGAATGTGGTCCTGATCGATACAGCAAGGCGCCTGGAAGAACTGCACCGTGTATATCCGGGACTGGCAAAGCGCTTTGAGTGCATTGGAACTTCTGACAGCATAAAAGCGAAGAAAGCAGCAGCTCCTGTACCATCTGAGTCTGGAAAAGGATCTCTGGCAAAGGCTCCTGAAGTTGTTGAGAAGAAAGTACAGCCAGCTCCAAAGCCAGTGGCAGCACCAAAAGAGGCACCGGCTCCAAAAACGGCGGCAACGAAGGC